>Ga0076024_127_pt1 | contig 8119 bp, 9 predicted proteins | sample RifGroB1_FD_68101 | JGI IMG/M metagenome (GOLD analysis project Ga0076024, IMG submission 68101) | Parcubacteria (Azambacteria) bacterium GW2011_GWB1_42_17 | reverse complement strand
CGATGGTCTTTGACCATTTGGTACGGATGAAGCACGTACGAGCGGATTTGGGCGCCCCACTCGGCCGCCTTTTTTATTTTTTTGGTTTTCGCCAGTTCCGCTTCTTCTTTTTTTAATTGAAGCACGTGAAGTTTTGACGCTAAAATCTGCATTGCTTTTTCCCGATTTTGTTGCTGGGAACGCTCCGTCTGGACCGCCACAGCAATCCCCGTCGGCAAATGCGTAATTCTTACCGCTGTTTCCCTTTTATTAACATTCTGCCCGCCGGCTCCGGAAGAACGGAATAAATCGATTCTTAAATCATCCGGTTTTATTTCAATGTCTTTCGCTTCTATTTCCGGTAGCACTTCCAGCGCGGCAAAAGATGTGTGGCGCAGTTTTGTCGGCGAAAACGGCGAGATTCTCACCAGACGATGCACGCCGGCTTCATTTTTTAAATATCCATAAGCGTAAGAACCATTAACTTCCAAAGTGACGCTTTTTATCCCGCCCTCTTCGCCAAGCGACTCATGTAAAACATTCGCATCCCAGCCGCACGATTCCACAAATCGACTGTACATTCTAAAAAGCATACTCGCCCAGTCCTGCGCGTCGCGGCCGCCAACGCCGGAAGAAATGGTGATAATGGCGTTGTTTTTGTCGTATTTTCCGCCAAGAAAAACCTTGAGCTCGTGTTTTTTAAACCGCGCCTCAAAAGCAGTAAGTTTTTCCGAGACCTCTTTAAGAAGTTTCTCGTCGTTTTCTTTTTCGGCAATATCCAAAAGTTCAATCAAGTCCTGCGCTTCAGTTTCAAAATCGCTTTGGGTTTTAATTTCTTTTTCAAGCTCGGCGATTTCTTTTGAAACCACCCTTGCATTATCCTGGTCTTTCCAAAAATCCGGCTGCTCGCTTTGTGTTTTTAGTTTTTCGGTTTTTCGATTTGCGCTTTCTTCCCGGGCAAGTCAAAGCCGGTCCGCGGTGAAGCGGCTCCGGTTAAGTAATTCTTGAATTTTATCTCTCAAATTTTCTGTCATAATTTGATTATTTTAGCACAAAAACAAGAACCCCGCAATGCGGGGTCAAGCTTCTATTTTAGATAATATCGGATCAGAGATGTTCATCAAGTTCATTAACATCTCAGAATATTTCTCAAATTCTTCTTTTCTCCGAAACCATTCCCAGCGTTCAATATAATGCCATTGACCGCCGGATTTATGGAGAACAACCTCGTAATATGCATTTGTATAAGGCAATTTTACAATCTGGCCTTCTATTTCTACGTATTCCTGATATGGATTCTGTTTAACAAATTTATAACCTTTATTTTCAAATTGCTTTCTCGTTAAAAATTTCCGTTTATTCATTTCTTGCCTCCACGTCTTGCTTTTGAAAAGCAGACTGAATTTTATAATTAACCATATTCTATAGTATTTTCTATAACTTGTCAAGTTGAATATTTTTAGAAATAATATATAATCAAATAAAAATATAACTTTTAAAAGAGGGTACGATATGGACTACGGTCTGCTGTGCCCAAAATGCGGGAAAGAACCTTCACAAGGAACTTTACTTTTTATTCCTTCATGGTCTATAGAAAGAACCTTCACAAGGAACTTTACTTTTTATTCCTTCATGGTCTATACGTCGCATGGATATACCGTATTTTATGTGCGGTTCCTGCCGGATAATTTGCGCTGACAAAGCCAGTATTAGAAAATACGTGTGCTGGTGGAAAAAACTAGCGTTCACAAAGCGTCATCTGCCATCTAATAAAGTTCTTTACAAAATGGCCCTTGAGCGGGCGGAGAATATTGTTGATTATTATGTTGCCAATATCGGTTATCATCGAGCCCGCTTTTTAAGAAAATAGCGTCTCCGCTGATAAAAATCCCGAAAACGGGATTTTATTTTTACAAAAACAAGAACCCGACAACGTCGGGTTGGAATCATAAAAATATCAAATAGTAATCGTATGCAGCGAGCGCGCCGATTGCCAGCGACCAGCCGGAGAGCTCGGCCCAGTCCCAGAAAGCCATTGTCTTAATCCTCGGAAGTGATTGCTTTGTACAGCTAATCGCCAGCGCCACAATTGTGATAAACCACAACAGAACAACTAATCCGCCCACTAAATATGCAAAAAATGACTCATATTCGTACCCCATTGGGATCATTTGCGCCCCTTTCTTTAATTAACGCGTATTTTTTTTGGCTGGATAATAAATATTGATGGCACCACTGAAGATTTTAAAGGTCTTTGTTCCACTAATTCAAAACCTTTCTCTTTATTTTCCCATATTTCGATTAATATTGGATTTAAATCTAATTTACGGGCCTCGGCAATTTTATTGGCAAATTGATCAATGATTTTTACAGCTTCACGCTCAAGAAAAGTACCCGTTAAGCCGAATCTTATGGTTTTTTGTATTTTATTAAAAGTGATTATCGGGCAATTTTCTTTTTCCTCTCCAGGAACGCAGGTAAAGCCATCAGAAATATAAGTCATTTTACCAACATTATCAAAAAGGCATTCAATCAATAATCCGTAGGATTCGTCGTCGAAATTGCTTTTAATTTCATAAACAATGCCAAAAGCTCTGATGGTTTTTCGATCGTAGGTAGAAACGTTTTCTACTTCTGAAACGCTGATTTTAAATGTTTCTTTACACTTCATGCATGGAACTAAATTATTAAAAAATCCATCACCCTTTCTTTCAAGTCTAAGTGAGTGCCCGCAAGTTGGGCATTGGCCAATTAAAAATTTTTTAGATAAATCAAACCTCATTTCAATCAAAGAGAAAATACTCATCAACCTACCTCCTTTTTGTTAAACAACGATCCAATATCAAATTGGCCTAATTATAGACCGTTTTAAAGTTTTTGTCAAAAATTAAAAATTGAGCCGGAGGCGAGAGTCGAACTCGCGACTTGCTGTTTACGAAACAGCTACTCTACCACTGAGTTACTCCGGCATAAGCGGGTAACGGGAATCGGACCCGTGTCTTATCCTTGGGAAGGATACATAATACCATTATACGATACCCGCCAAAATCGCAAAGGAGAGTTTTACTTATTTTATCTCAAAATCCTTGACTTTTCAATATAAATAATGATAATATTAATTCAATTATCGGTCTTTAAAATAATATAAAGGATGGAAAGCATGAAAAGAATAAATTGGTTGTTTGTTTCTTTTATTTTAGCGCCTATTTTAGGTTTTGTTTTAATTTTATCTCTCCTGACACATTCATTTAACGCCAGTAAAGGTACTGAATTAAATTATGCAAATGATAAACTCTATGTGGGTTTTAAAATGGATCTTCCCGAACCCGACCTTGTTTCTTTTGAAAAGGTATACGGATTGAAAAGATTAGAATTAAATGACCGGCCTTTAAAAAATCTCAAGGTCGGATATTATGAAATAATTTCCGGCAAAAAAGCTGTGGTCCTTAAAAACGAATTAGCTCAAAAACCCATTGCACTTTTTGTTGATTTAAAAGTAATTTTCCCAAAACAAGAAAAATGATCCCCCGTACTGCGGGGTTTTAGATTACTTAAAAAAGTAATACCACCACTGCTTGTAATTCGGTAAGTTTTCAAAATTAACGCCGCCGGCGCCGGAAATGGACTCGTCAAATTTGCTTGCGGAAGTCGCCTGCGGTAAAATTATCACGACCTTCTCCTCTTCTTTCTTAAGATTAAGCCGCACCCGCGCTTCTTTTTCAAGATTTGATTCGTTTTTATAGTAGTCAATTAAATTATTAAGTTCATTTTTTTGCTTGTCTAAATTGGCAATTTCAATATTAAGTTTATTTAAATCCTTCTGCACTTTATAGCGATAATAAAATTCCTGAAAAATGCCAACCATTAAAGCTAAAATGACAGGAATTAAAAAAATAAAAAAAACCTTTGATTTAATCATCCTTTCGTATATAGTTGTATTATGGTCTTTTTCTTCTATTTTCATTAAAATATAAAGAATATTAATCGCAACATGAAAAAAGGCAAAAAATTATTCAACACTCTTTGGCTTATCATCACCATTTTGGCCGTTTTATCAATGGTGGCATTTTTGTTCATTCCCCTATTGAGATTTTAACCTGATTTTGGCCACTTGACAAAGCTCTGTAAATAGATTACACTGAACTTGGTGCCTTTTATGGTCCATGTTCGAATAGTGGCCGCCTTCGGGCGGCCTTTCTAATTTTACTCGCCACTTCGAAACATCTTTAAATAAACCTCACTATCTAGCTCAATGCGGCCGAAGGCCGCTCTTTTCTTTTTTCCTTTTTTTTGCTTCTCCAATAGTTTCATCCTTCTGGTAACATCGCCGCCATAAAGCTTGGCAGTCACGTCTTTTTTTAATGCCGGAATGGTTTCCCGCGCTATAATATTGCCGCCAACAGCCGCTTGAAGCGCCACGACAAACTGCTGTTTTGGTATAATACTTTTCAGTTTTTTAACAATTACGCTCCCCTCATGATAAGTTTTTTCTTTGGGAACAATTTTGGAAAACGCTTCGGTCGGCTCTCCGGCAATAAGAATCTGAAGTTTTACCAAATTACCCGGACGGTATCCAATAAATTCATAATTCATCGACGCATATCCTTCGGATACACTTTTAAGCCGATCATGGAAATTAATCAAAATATCGGAAAGCGGCATATTAAAATTAAGAATCAAATGATCTAACCCGAGATAATCGGTTTTTTGATAAACGCCTCTGTAATTTCCTATAAGTTTCATCGCATTTCCCAAAAATCTCGTTGGAACAAGAATTTGGAGAGACACCCACGGCTCTTCTATAGTTTCGACATGAGATATGTCGGGCCAGTCGGCCGGCGTGAAAATTTCACCGATATCACCTTTTTTATAAATTATCCTATAAGAAACGGTAGGCGTGGTTACTACAACTTCCAGATTGTGTTCCCGCTTTAATCGCTCAACTGTAATATCTAAATGAAGCATTCCTAAAAAACCGATGCGGAAACCGCGGCCCAGGGCCTCTTGCGTTTCCATTTCAAAATGAAGCGACGCGTCATTCAATTTAAGTTTCGGAAGCGCATCTTTTAACAAATCAAAATCATCGGCCGATTCAGGATAAAAACTTGCCCAAACCATCGGTTGCGGCTCGGTGTAGCCAGGCAGCGGTTCGACGGCGGGGTTTGCTGCCAGCGTGTCGCCGACTCTGATAAGGTGGGAATTTTTAAGACCGGTGGCAATATAACCAATTTCCCCCGAAGATAATTTTTCTGACGGTGTGAGTTCCGGCTTAAAAATACCAACATCTAATATTTGGGTTTTGGTTTTTGTCGCCAAAGCGTACACCGCTCGTTGTGTTGAAATTTCGCCTTCAAGCACGCGAATGTAGGCGACAATGCCTTTATAGGCGTCAAAATGAGAATCAAACACCAGCGCCCTGAACGGTTTTTCCAGGTTTATTTTTGGCTCCGGAAATTCGGCTATTACTTTTTCTAATATTTTTTCAACGTTTAACCCTGTTTTCGCCGAAACCGTCAAAATTTCTTCCGGTTTCTGGCCGGTGAGTTTTGCCACTTCCTGCTTTAAAATTTCAAGCTTTTCCGGATCGTTTATCAAATCAATTTTATTTAAAACACCGATGATTTTCAGGTTTTCTCTTTTAGCCAAGTGAAGATTGGCCAGCGTCTGTGCTTGGATTCCCTGTCCGGCGTCAACCAAAAGAATGGCGCCTTCAACAGCCGCCAAAGCTCGCGAGACCTCATAAGTGAAGTCAACGTGGCCCGGCGTGTCAATTAAATTCAACGTATAGGGTATGGCGTTTAGCGTATAAGACATGCGAACGGGCTGCATTTTAATGGTAATTCCCCGCTCCCGTTCAAGATCCATTTGATCTAAAAATTGCTCCCGCATTTTTCTCTGCGCCACAGTTTTTGTCAATTCCAAAAGCCGATCCGCCAAGGTGGACTTTCCGTGGTCAATATGTGCAATAATGACAAAATTTCTGATATTCACAAATTTGATATTTAATAAACATTAAAAATTTAATTTATGCTCCCATACCTTAATTCCTGCGGCCGCAGGAATTAAGGTATACAATTGAAAAACCAGATTTTATATTAAATCAAAATGTTTTCTCATTTGATATTCTTTTGCACCTATATTTTCAGTAATTATAACATCAACCCAATAATCTGAAAGGTTAAAAACGGTTTTTATAAGATTAATCTCCTTTTCGCACGGGAATGGTGTAATCCAAATACTATGCTGTAATTTTTTCATGCCCAAATCTTTTAATTTCTCACGCAGGACTTCACGCGCCGGTTTTTTCTTTTCCGGTATATCAAAAATTACTAGTCGCCATTTTTTATCCCAATTCTCGGTTCGTTCCAAAGTTAGATTGTCAAAATCCATTTTCCTTAGAAAATCGCGGCCGCCTTTTGTAATTTTAATGGTCATATTATTATCACTTTCTTTAATATATTCGATTCTGCCTTGCTTTTTAAGGCGGTGAAGAGCCCGTCTTAATTGTGTTTCCTTATATCTACGTAAATCTCGTGGTAATCTTCTAAGAAAGCGAGACATATTGGCCGGATGTTGCAAAGCTAAAATTACCGCGCCGGAAATTAAAAGATGGTCCAAAATTTTTCTTTCTATGTCGCCTTTTTTCATATATTAAGCTTAAAAAAATTTATAGATGGTAATTTATAGATGGTAGTATATACCTTAACTCTTGCGGCCGCAAGAATTAAGGTATGATAAGACATGGTTATGTTTCTAAACATTTTAAAAAGATAAACAAAATTTGAATATGCAAATATAAAAAGAAAAGCGCGTTGCCGCGCTAAAGACTATATCTCATTAAAAAAGTCTCCTAAAATCTAGTCCTTCAGCTTTATTTTTCAAAATTGATCGTTGTGTTGATATCGAGCGGTTTGCCAGAAATTCTAACGTAAGCTTCTAAAAGCAATACGCTAAGAGACACCGGCCAAATTAATCCGCTCATCAAAAGCAACCCACCATGCTTAATTGAAAAAACAACATCCAAACCATCGAGTATAATCTCATCATCTATATTGGCCAAAATAACTATAACATGTACCCACGGTAGCGATAGCGGTAAATACATTACGGATTTCCTGCAATTAATTGTAAGTTTACCTCCGTATAAAGGTCTAATGACTACCATCTTAGTAAAGAACGCCGCAAAAATTACAGCAATTATATATCCTAATCCTAAATAACCCCACCCTAGATTTGTCATTTAGTACCTCCTTCACGAGCGGCTAAGGTTAAATGCCGACATTCCGTTTTGTGGAATTAATGTAAGTATATCACAATTAGTATTGGTCGTCAAGGGATTCGCCCGGGATTGGTTCGGGCTTTCCAAAAAAATTGAACATTAAAAGTTCCTCGCTGTGCAAGAGAATCGCCGTTATCAAATACNTCAGTTGTTTCAAAAAACCTGGAAAATAAATAGAGGCCGACATAGGCAGCAGCAACGGCCATTGCGCTGGCAATTAAAATTTTTGCGGCAGATTTTTTAATTTCAGAAATGCCAAAGTCGCCGGCGTGTTTTTTTAAATCCACCCAGTGCCAGGCAAAGTTAACAATGCTTGCAATACTAACTGCAAGCGGCAGCCCTAAAATTGGCGAGATTGCGGTATATTTTTTAAAAAACCACACAAAAACAATAGCTAAAATAATATTAATGGCGGCAGAAAAAATATTTATAAAAACCGGAGTTTTGGTGTTATGAAAAGCGAAAAAAGCGCGGGTGAACAATAATCTTAATGAACTCGCAAAAATTCCGAATGAGAAAAAGCCCAAAACCGCCGCTGTAAGGCGCATGTCTTGGACACTGAACCGGCCTGTTCCTAAAATCAGTCCAACGATTTCATTTCTTAAAACAAAAAATAAAATTGAAAGAGGAATGATAATAAAAAGCGACTGCCTTACCGCCATGGAAACCCGTTTAAGAAACAAGTCCTTTTTACCTTGCGCATAAGCCAAGCTCATTGCCGGAAAAGCCGCGGTGGAAAATGCCACGCCGACAATGCCTATCGGAACCCAGCGCAAATTATCGGCAAAATTATATATTGTAATACTGCCGCTCGAGAGAAGCGACGCGATCGCGGTCATGATGACGTCGTTAATTTGAAAA
>Ga0076024_120_pt1 | contig 10829 bp, 3 predicted proteins | sample RifGroB1_FD_68101 | JGI IMG/M metagenome (GOLD analysis project Ga0076024, IMG submission 68101) | Parcubacteria (Azambacteria) bacterium GW2011_GWB1_42_17 | reverse complement strand
CCCCGTCGTCCCGATCCCAACATTCCCATTCCCGTCAATCGTTAATCTAGAATTTACTCCGAGCGAAGTCGAGGAGGCGATTTTGAATTTGTTTTGGTCCGCGGTGTCTATGCCCATGGTCCAGGCGGAGTCTCCGCTTCCGGTGGTGAATCCTAAAGCGGGGGTTGTTGATTTGAAAAGTGTTAAAAGATTATTCGGACTCGTCGTCCCGATGCCGACGCTGCCTGAGGAGGCGATTGTAAGGGGAGCACCGTTAGCACCAGCACCAGATTGTATTCTCACGACCTGCGCTGAGTTAGACTTATCTAAAATAACAAACTCTCCTGTAGAAGCTTGCTGATTTTTGCCTGATATTATTTCCCAAGTTTTTCCATCACTTGCAGACGAATTTAGTTGCAATGTCGGCTCGTTCGCCGTTATTTGAACATTAGCTCCCGACGATATGGAATCAACAATTGATAACTTACTCGCTGGTGTAGCCGTCCCGATGCCGACGTTGCCCGCGTCAGTAATTCTCATTGCTTCCGTTAAACTGCCCGATCTTAATGTTGAAAAAGCTAAGTCTCCTTTTCCAGTGGTCCAGTTTTGAGTGAGGATTGAGGTGAGGGCGCCGGTGGTGGTTCCGACTCCGCTAATGTCAGCGGCTCTAAACGAGAGCCGGGAAGCGGTGGAAGTAGCGCCTTGAAAATTAGTGAGATAAAGCTGATCTATGGTTGAACCGCTTGAGTTATTAACTATTTCTAATTTAGTACCGGGCGTAGTCGTCCCGATGCCGACGTTGCCGCTGACTATTAACCCATTTGATGGTGCAGTATTCACACCAGCGTAAGTTCCAATCGCAACACCGCCATTCACATCTAATTTATTCAGTGGGTCTCCTGCACCAATAAAGACTCCTGTAGATCTGGCATCAATAACTTCGGTCGTGCCACCGAAGAGTTGGATTACATCTGCACCTTGAATTGATTTAACCGCTCCTCTTTGAGTTGTCCCATTCGTATCAAGAAATGATAAGGATATAAAATCACCATTGGCAGTTGATGCTTGAAGAGCAAGTGCGTCTTGAGACACACTTGTTGCTCCTTTAATCTGGAGCAATGCAGTCGGTGTCGTCAATCCAATGCCGACTTTGCCGCTACTGTCAATTCTCATTGCCTCGGTTAAAGAGCCGCTTCTTAATGTTGAAAAGGCTAAGTCTCCTTTTCCAGTGGTCCAGTTTTGGGTGAGGATTGAGGTTATGGCAGCGGTGGAAGTTCCTGTTGCGCCGCTGATGTCTTGGGCTCTAAAAGTTAACCTTGAGGCGGTGGAAGTAGCGGAGGCAAGATTAGTTAAATAAAGCTGGTCGGCGGTGGCGCCGGAAGAAGTGTTGGTAACTTCTAATTTTGTTTGAGGGGAGGTCGTCCCGATGCCGACGTTGCCGGAATCGGCTAAAGAAATTAATGGAGACGCGCCGCTATTCAATATGGATACATTGCCAATTGCGTCAAAACCTATATATGATTTTAATACTCCGCTTCTAAATAACTGGATCATGCCAAATGTGCTTCCGGTGTTATCCGCATCAAGCAACAAAGGCGCTCCGCTAGAACTTGAAATTTTTACCGCGGCTGTTCCTGATAATGATTCTCTTATGGTTAGTCTATACTGAGGACTCGTCGTCCCGATGCCGACGTTGCCTTCTATTATCAATCCGTTACTTGGAGCCGCTGTGGTGTCATACCCTGCTCCAAAACTACCACCACCAGAGACAGAAAGCTTTGACCCTGGTGCCGTTTCCCCGATGCCGACGTTGCCGGCTATTAAAGTGCCCGTAAAATCCCCCCCTGCCGAATTACCAACATATAATTTTCCGGCTGCACCGCGAGAGAGACCGATATCTCCTGAAGAACTAATTGAGGTAGTCCACGAGACGACTCCTGAAGAAATCATCCTGAAGTTTGGAGTATTGTCTATCATAGCATTGTCAATCCCATTGCCAACAAAATGTATTTGATTAGCGCCATCGGTATAGATGCCAGCAAGATTCGACCCCCATGAGATTGATGGAGTAGTAAGAGAGCCAGCGGGAAGCCCTAATCGTCGTCCCGATGCCGACGTTGCCGGAGGAATCAATCCTTATTCTTTCCAAATTGTTTGTTGAAAATGTGAGGGCGGTATTAGCGGAATTGGTGATGTTGAATTGTCCGGAATCGGAAATAATGTTGCCGGAAAGCAAAGATAAAGTTCCGGTGCCAACGCTTAATTTTCCAAAAATATATGTGCTGGTGGCGATGTTGGCGCCGTAGCCGGTTGGAACGGTGGTGGTGGCCAAAAGCAATTGGCCGTTTCCGGTGAGGCGCATTTTTTCAAGCAGACCTCCCGAGCCGACGGTGGAAAAAATCAGGTTGGCCAGAAAACCTCCAGGATCAGTGGAAGTGGCATGCTCAACCTGGGAAGCTATCCGGGCCATGTTCTGGCCACTTCCAGTTACGTCCTGGCCGTAGAAAAGAATGCCGACGCCCAGGCCGTCATTGGCCGTACCAGTAGTAAAATGGGATAATCTTAATTCGTCAACGACGGTGTTGTTATTAGTATCGCGGTCGGCCACTTCCAGCTGGTAAGAGGCGGTTAAGATGTCGTTTCCGACAATGACTTTGCCGTTGTCCAAGGTCAAACTGGTGGTGGCGCCGGTCGCCAGACCGAATTTATCGTTTCCGATTCTGAATATTCCCGTGTCGGTGTCGCTTGAAAAACTCAAAGAAGGGCTCGAGACGCTGCCATCGGGCAAAAGAATGGCGCTGCCGAAACTTAAGCCGCCCGTGCCGCCAAAAAGATTGCCGGAAATAGTCAGATTGGTGGTGGAAGCGTTGACCATTGTGGTTTTTTGGGAAACCGGGTTTACGGAAAATATCGTGGTGCTGGTAGAAACATCAAGCACTTGGAAAAGATTGGCGGTCAGTCCCGTGTTGCCCTGAACGGTCAAGACCGGATTAGTGGTTGAAGCCGTCTCGTTGAAAAATCGCGCCGCCTGGTTGAATTCAAATCTTTTTGAAGAAGTGGCGGCATTCCATTTTATGACGGCGTTTGGGGGAACTTGGCCGCGGAAAAAAATGAGCTCGGCGTTCTCTTGGTCAACGCTGGCATTATCAGAATTGATGGTGAAGGTCGCCGATTCGGTGCCGCCGATGGTGGTTGAAGCGCCGGAGATGTTGTTGGCGTTGATGGTGTCAATATACGCCGTACCCCAATAGAAAGAAGCGGAGCCGAGGTTGTATTGATTATTGACATTAGGAACCAAACTGGAGTTGACCGATGAATTTACGGTTAAAGTGTCCGCGCTTGAAGCGCCCAAAACTGTGGAAGCGCCGGAAACATAAAGATTCCTCCCGACAAAAACATCGCCGCTGGTTTGGATGGCGCCGCTCGTGGTGGTGGCAATTCCCACGCCGAGACCGCCGGAGAGGAACTGGTTGCCATAGATAAAAGTTGAAGTGGCAACATTGAATCCGAAGCCGGAAGGAATGGTGGTGGTGGCGATAACCACTTTTCCGCTTTCATCAATTCTCATTCTTTCCGAGGAATTGGTGGCGAAAATTAAGGGGTTTGAACCGGTGGTGGAAGCGGTGAGAGTTCCGTTGTTCCAGATTAAAGGAGTTTGAACCGAAGTTGAAAAAGCGGATTGATTGCCCCAGAGATTATTTGAAACAGTGAGATAGGTTGATGAGGCGTTGGTGATGGTTCCATTGGTTCCCCAAAAAGTTGGCAAGGTGGCGTAAGTGGTTGAGGCATTGATAATAACGCCATTGTTAATCCAAGTGGTGTTTGAAACCGTTAGGTAAGTTGAAGAAGCGTTGGGCAGAGTGGCGATGCCTCCGGAGGTGGTAAACGAACCATTAACAGTTAAATTGTTTAAAGTGGAATCGCCGGCGACGTTAAGCGTGCCGCCAAGGGTAACGTTGCCGGTTAATTGGCTGGCACCGGAAACGGAGAGAGTGTTGAATTCGCCGCCGCTTTTAACCGTGAGATGGCCATTGATGGTGGCGTCGCTTGATAAGCTAAGAGAAGTAGCCGAGAGACGGTCAAACCCTGATTGGACTTGGGGAGCAATGGAATACGTGGTCAGGGTGGCTGGTTGTCCTTGGACGACGATGGTTGATATGGGATGAGTCGGAACCAGTTTAGCCAAGGACATTAAAGAATCAATAGTTTCAAGAAGCGTTTTCTTTTGGAGTGAGAGATCGGCTTTGACTAAGGCGATCTGGTCTACTAAAACGTTTTCCAAAGCAATGAGGCGATTTTCCAACAAGGTAAAATCACTCTCCTTCACTAAAGTTTCGGAGGGTAAACCTTCGGTTGCTAAAGCTTCGGAGGGCAGACCGCCCAACGCGTCCAGCGCCAACGCCTCTTCGTGGGTATCTATTCGCACGAATGATTCTTGTGGCTTGGCGATTTTAGAAGGACCGGACTTCAAGGGGCCGATGGCAAATTCAGAAAAAGCTGATGGTTTGAAAATAGAGAGACCTTTTGATAAATTCAGAGCCAGCCAATCGGAGAAATCGGGAATGTCGGCTGGAAAATTGCGAAAAACATTGGAAAAAATATTGGCTTGATATTTTGAAACTTTTTCAGCCCGCGGCTGTTCCGCCTTGGGCGGAAAATCTTTAAATTTCAAAATATCAATATCGACAAAACTAACCATTGTTAAAAATAAAACCACAACCAGTCCGGAAGCGACTGCGAATCTTAGTCTTGACTTTTGACGTAAACTTTTTGAAATTTCCGGTTGCTTCGTGGCTTTTTCAAAAGCCAAAAGATCGTTGAATTGAAACTGATTTCTAACTTTGTCTAAAACGCTTTCTTTTTCTTCTTTAACGGCAAGGCGCCGAGCTATGAAAAAATTATTTTTGAGCTGTTTTTCCCGTTCGGTAAGAAATGGTTTTTTTAAGCTTTCAATTACCGACACCTTGGATTCAATCTTTTCCAGCCGCTCGGCCAATTCTTTGTCTAAAACCAATTTGGTTTTAAGATTTTCTAGTTCCGATTTTTCATCATGTTTAATTTTGTCAATTCTACTATCGACATCGGATGTCGATAGTATTAAGCGCCCGACAGATTTCTGATACTCCTCAATCCACTCATTCGTTGTCACCCAGTTGCGGCCGAGCTTAACAGCCCGCAATTTTCCCCTTCGCACCAGCACGTTCATGTAATCGCGCGAAGTACTTAAAATTTCTGCTGCTAATGAAAGAGGAATATATTCTAACTTGGTATTTGGTATTTGGTATTTGGTATTTGGCATTTCTTGCATATATCGTATTTCCGATCAATTGATCGGATATCAGATCACTATCTAATTATATCAAATTGACTTGCGAATTTTGCTTAAAATAAGTAAAAATTCCGGTCGCTGAAAGCGATCGGAAAGGAGCAATCTAATTTCCTCCCTAATAAGGGAGGGTTAGGGTGGGTTTTTACAGCAAAAAATCCCCGATATCACTAAAGATATATGACTAAAAATTTAATCAACCCCTCTTATTCTCCCCTTATCAGGGGAGAAACTACAATCCCTCCCTGATAAGGGAGGGTTAGGGCGGGTTTTCATTCAACCGTCACGCTTTTTGCCAAATTTCGCGGCTTATCAACGTCGCAACCGCGCAGCGTTCCCATATAATAAGCAAATAACTGCAAAGGGATAACCGAAAGAATTGGCGTTAGTATTTCAATAGTTTTGGGGATATAAAGCCAATTTTTGGCGATATAACTAATTTTATCATTTCCTTCCGTTGTTATGGCAATGATATTGCCACGCCTTGCTTTAATCTCTTCCAGATTAGATATCATCTTTTCATAAACACTATCTTCTGGCACTATAGCGACTGTTGGAAAGTTTTCATCTATCATGGCGATAGGCCCGTGTTTCATTTCGCCGGCGCCATATCCTTCGGCGTGTATATAAGAAATTTCTTTGAGTTTCAAAGCTCCCTCAAAAGCTACTGGAAAATTATACTTTCTTCCAATGTAAAGAAAATTATTAAAATTTTTATATTCCTCCGCAATATTTTTAATTTGATCGCTCTGCTTTAAAATTTGTTTGATCATTTTAGGAAGCACTTCAATCTCTTCGGCAATTTGCTTACCCATCTTGGGAGAAATCGTGCCGCGTTCACGACCAAGAAAAAGAGCTATAAGCGCTAATATAATTAATTGCGAAGTAAATGCCTTGGTTGAAGCGACGCCTATTTCCGGCCCGGCATGATTATAAACGCCGGCATCGGTTTCCCGCGCTATTGTTGAACCAACAACGTTCACTACTCCGAGCGTTAGCATGTCATTTTTAGATCCGGTCATACCATTAATGCTTTTTCCCTTAGCTCTTCTCAAAACTGCCAAAGTATCGGCTGTTTCCCCTGACTGGGAGACGGCTACCATGGCTAAATTACGCTTCTCAGGAAAAAAATTTCTGTAGCGCAGTTCTGATGCCAATTCTGCCTCGCAAGGAATGCCGCACAATTCTTCTATCATCAGTTTTCCAACAACCCCGGCAAGATAAGCCGTACCGCAGCCGGTTATTATCAGCCGTTCAATGGATTTTAACTGTTCTCTTACGCTTTCAAGTCCGCCCAACTTGGCAAGGCTATTATTTTTTATAATACGCCCTCGTAAACTGTTTGCCAGCGACTCGGGTTGCTCAAAAATTTCTTTCAACATAAAATGCGGGAAACCGGATTTCTGCGCGTCATCTAAATTAAAATCTAATTTCTCTTTCCGTTCCGCAACTTTTAAGATTTGAGGCCTTTTTGAGCTGTTAAATTTTTGAACTTTTAAACTTTGCAATTTAACGTCATCTTTTGTGATAATCGCTATTTCTCCATCATTAAGATATATCACGTCGCGCGTTCTACCTAAAATAGCCGAGGCATCCGAAGCAACTATGTTTTCATCTTTACCCACCCCTATAACCAGAGGGCTTGAATTACGGGCAGCAAATATTTTATTCGGGCGGGATTTAATAATCACAGCCAAACCATAAGTTCCTTTGATTTTTTTCAGGGCCCGCGAGAAAGCTTCATCACCATATCGCAGATTTTCCTCAATTAGATGCGCCAAAACCTCCGTGTCTGTGTCAGATTTAAATATATGCCCGCGTAAAATAAGCCCCTCTTTTAAGAGTTTATAATTCTCAATAATGCCATTGTGGCAAACAAAAACGCGGCCATCGCAGTCAGTATGCGGATGAGCATTTTTCTCGCTTGGCTCTCCGTGTGTCGCCCATCGGGTATGCGCAATGCCAAGATTGCCTCCTAAATCCCAGGATAATTTTTTTTGAAGTTCGACAACGCGGCCTTTTGCCTTGACCAGATGAACCCTATTGCTGTCTAAAACAGCAATACCAGCGGAATCATAGCCACGATATTCAAGTCTTTTTAAACCTTCGATCAAAATGGGAGCGGCTTTTTTATTTCCTATGTACCCAACAATCCCGCACATAATATTATCTATAACACAAAATCCCGCTCCGCAGTTGCGGGGCTGAATTTTAATTCAAAATTTATAAAACTATATTGATTAATCTATTTGGCACAAAAATAATTTTTTTAATTTTAGCGGTGCCAATGTATTTTTTAATCGATCCCCGTCCCAAAACTAATTTTTCAATTTCAGGACGTTCCAATTTTATTGATACGCGAACCTTGTCGCGCATCTTGCCGTTAATTTGAATTACTAATTCATACTCATCTGTTTCAATCAGCTTGAGGCCATACTTCGGCCAGGGTTCTAAATGAATAGATTTATAACTTTTAGGTTGTTGTCCCGATTCGCTTCGCGAATCGCGGATCCTCGATTTTTTGCTAACAAAAAATCGGGACCAAATTTCTTCCGTAAAATGCGGCGCGAAAGGCGCTAGAAGTTTCAAAAACAATTGACAATTGACAATTGACAATTGACTCTGTTTTTCCATTGCATTAAACAAAATCATGAGGGCGCTGATAGCCGTATTAAAGTGAAGATTTTCTACATCATCCCCCACTTTTTTAATTGTCTGGTGCAATAATTGTTGGTATTTGGTATTTGATATTTGCCCGCCCGCAACGACTTCGTCGTAGCGAAGTCGGGCGGGGTATTTGGTATTTGGAGATTCAAAATTTAAAAACTTAAGCCAAATCCGATCTAAAAATCTTTTTATTCCTAAAATTCCCTTTGGGTTCCATGGACCGCCGTTACTATATTCGCCCATAAAACAAAAATACATTTTAACGGTATCGGCGCCGTATTTTTTAACCAATTCATCGGGATCAACAACATTACCGCGCGATTTGGACATTTTTTGGCCATCTGGGCCTAAAATCATACCTTGGTGCCGCAATACCGTGAACGGTTCGTTAAAATGAATAAAACCGAGTTTACGTAAAACTTTTATGAAAAATCTTGAATAAAGCAAGTGAAGAACCGTGTGTTCGGCGCCGCCGATGTACATATTTACCGGAAACCATGCTAATAACTTTTGTTTAGAAGCGAATTCTTTTTTATTTCTCGAATCAACATAACGTAAAAAATACCACGACGAATCAACAAATGTATCCATCGTGTCGGTTTCTCTTATCGCCCTGCTTTGGCATTTCGGGCATTTGGTATTCACAAAATTCTTTACTCTTGCCAATGGCGATTTACCACCGGCAACCGGCTTAAAGTTTTTAAGCGGTGGCAATTTTACCGGTAGCTTTTCTTCGGGAACCGTCACGACACCACACTTTTTGCAGTAAATTATCGGGATGGGGGCGCCCCAATAACGCTGGCGGGAAATAATCCAATCGCGAAGACGATATTGAGTTTTTACTTTTCCCTCAATAAATTCGGTAATTTCTTTTTTAGCCGCTTCCGATTCCATGCCATTGAACTTACCGGAATTAACAAGAAGCCCGGTACCGGTAAATACCGCTTTGCCTTCAAGCATTTCAAGAGCGCGCTGGTGCGTGTCAGGTGTAAGAAAGTTTTTAAGTTCACTCTCGGTTAGCCATAGTATTTCGTGTATATCAGTCTCCGCATCGCTGATTGCTTCTCGCTTGCCGTTTTCTAAATGGAAAAGAAGAGTATGCGCATGGGCGAACCGATTTACTTTCTTTGGAACGTGATAAAATTTTCCGTGTATCAGACCGAAATCAGAAATCAATTTAAGATGTAAAAACCCGGTTTCTTCTCTTATTTCCATTTTAGCGGCCTCTTCAGCCGTTTGTCCCGCTTCAATGCCGCCGGTAATGAACGTGCCCCAGGCGACTTTCTTCCACTTTAAGGCCATATATTTTTCTTCCTTCCAATGCTTTACAATGGCAATAATTGCGTTCCGCTCGTCAAAAGGAACGCCTTCTTTTATTTTACCGGGTTCGGTGGTCTGGAAGTATAGCGGTTCGATAACGGTTCGTATCGGCAAATTAAATTTTTTGGCAAACTCAAAGTCGCGTTCATCATGCGCCGGCACGGCCATAATAGCGCCCGTTCCGTAGCTCATTAAAACATAATCAGAAACCCAAATGGGAATTTTTTCATTACTGACCGGATTAACAGCAAAAGCGCCTGTGAAAACACCGGTTTTTTCTTTCTCAAGCGACATCCGCTCAAGTTCGGTTTTTAAATGGGCGTTAGCAACATAATGGCGGACTTTTTCCTTCTGCTCTTTTGCGGTTATTTGCTCAACCAAAGGATGTTCGGGGGAAAGCACCACGTAGGTCGCGCCGAAAAGAGTGTCCGGTCGAGTAGTAAAAACCTCTATTGAAGTCCGACTTCGGGGATTTTTGAAGTCGGACTTCGGCAAATTAAACTTAACAATCGCTCCTTTTGATTTCCCTATCCAGTTTTTCTGCATCAGTTTAGTGTGTTCCGGCCAATCAAGATTTTCCAAATCGTCGATCAAATCATCGGCATAATCGGTTATCTTAAAAAGCCATTGTTCTATTTCCTTTTGAATAACCAAGGTATCAGGATGCCGATCGCAATAGCCATTAACCACCTGTTCGTTAGCCAAAATGGTTTGATCTTTAGGACACCAGTTCGCTAAAGCCCTTTTTTTGTATGCTAGCCCCGCTTTAAACATTTTAAGAAACATCCATTGGGTCCATTTGTAGTAATCAGGGTCGGCGGTGATAACTTCGCGAGACCAATCGTAAATATTGCCCATAGACTTAAGCTGTTTTCTCATATTAGCAATATTTTTATAGGTCCAGGTTTTAGGGTGGATTTTTCTTTTTATCGCCGCGTTTTCCGCGGGAAGACCGAAAGCGTCAAATCCGATGGGACTTAAAACGTTAAATCCCTGCATTTTCTTAAGACGCGCGAAAACATCGGCCGGCGCAAAATTGTACCAATGGCCCATGTGAATATCGCCGGATGGATACGGGAACATTACGAGATGGTAGAAATTTTTTTTGCTTTTTACTTTATCTTTGACTTTGTAAATCCCTGATTTTTCCCAGATTTTCCGCCATTTTTGTTCTATCTTTTTGGCTTCATACATGCTGTTTATTGTAATTTAAAAAACCCCTTTAATCAATCACTCTCCCATCTTCACCAGCCGGCGATCGCTGGCAAATGAAGATTACAATAAATTAAAAATCTTTTTAAGATGTAACTCGTTGTCCATCGTTTCTGCCAAGATTAGTCTGACATAAGAACGGACATTAAAATACTCCGTGATAAAATCAATCTCGTCGCTACATTCAAATGGTAAAACAAAAACACTCTTTTGAAATTTATAAAAGCCCAAATTATTAAGACACTCGCGAATTGCTTCTCGCGCTTTTTTATGTTTTTCTGGAATATCAAAAACCACTATTCGCCATTTTTTATCCCAGATCTTT
>Ga0076024_116_pt1 | contig 16383 bp, 17 predicted proteins | sample RifGroB1_FD_68101 | JGI IMG/M metagenome (GOLD analysis project Ga0076024, IMG submission 68101) | Parcubacteria (Azambacteria) bacterium GW2011_GWB1_42_17 | reverse complement strand
CCTATATGGTCAAGATGGCCGTGGCTTAAAATCACGCCTTTTATTTTTTTCTCTTTTCCGGCAAGATAACGAATATCCGGAATAATATAATCAATTCCGGGCATGTCTTCTTCCGGAAATTGGAGCCCCATATCAAGAATTATAATGTCATCTTCGTACTCAAAAACGGTCATGTTGCGGCCAACTTCTTCTTGCCCTCCAAGAGGGATTATCCTTAGTTTCTCTTTAGAAACTTTAGAAGATTGAGCACTTGTCTCTATTTTGCGCCTTACTTCCGGCGCCGATATTTTTATTTTCATCATATTTTTATTTATTTGTGTGGGCGGGGGGAGAGTCGAACTCCCATGACCTTGCGGTCACAGCGCCCTGAACGCTGCGCGTCTACCAATTTCGCCACTCGCCCTTAAATTCTTCAGGATGATTCAAAAATTTTAATTTATCAAGAGTATTAACTAAGCTATACAACGGCAGGTTTTTAAAAATGCCAAATTCAGAATATTCTCTTGTTCTTATTTTTTTTATTTCCGGAAAAGAATCATAATTCGGATTTTTAATAATATCAATTAAATCATTATTTTTTAGAAAATAATATGAAGCGCCGTGAAGATTTTTATAAGGTTCATAATCATATTCGGCTTTTTCACTTATCCAATTTGCCATAAGCAAGGGTTCATTAAAAACATTGATTGTATTGTGGCCGAAGCCGGGCGGAATAATAAATTTTTCGCCCGGCCCGGCTTCAACCAGGAAAACCGCCGATTCCGATTGAATCAGAAAATATGCCTGTCCCAGCAAAACTTCATAGGCCTCGGGATATGGCAAGTGATAATGGCCGGCGGTTTTTACAAACTCGTCGCCAATTTTTCCCGGCGGGATTAATGTTAAATCATATCGCAAGCCAACGGCTTTTATTTTTTTATCATCTTGTTTCAAATGGGCACGGCGCCAGACGCGATAGACAGGGTCGGGTCCCTTTGCCGCATTGGGATTTTTTGTCCCTTCGGGACATTTCCCGTAGGGAGAAAGATAAGGCCGCATTTCTTCCAAACTTCTTTCCGATTTTTTAATAAACTGGAAATCTCCGCGAAATTCTAAATCCATTTTCTTTTCATCGAAAAATATCGGAAGGTCGGACATTTTTTGTAAATCTAACACGGAAATTTTATTTAAGAATTCTTTCCGTTTCAATATACCATTCATTAATTTTTGAAAAACGGTTTGATGGCAGCGTTATTTTTTTAAGATCAATATTTTTTACCGTTTTTTTAACGGCATAAATATAATTCGGGGAATAAAGGAAAACGGCCGGCGCGTCATTTAACACTAATTTTTGGAATTCCTCAAGCTTTTTGGCTCTTTTGACGACGTCGGTTATTTGACGGGTTTCTTCCAAAATCTTATTAACCTTTCTATTGTTGTAAAGTGAAAGGTTTAATCCCGGATCTTTAATGGCCGCGCCATGCCAGAATACGTAAGGATCAACCGAACTGGTGAAAGATTCACCGACTAAAACCGCTTCGTAATTTTTGGTTCTTATGTAATTCTGCTGAAGTTCGCCGAGCGAAACGATTTTTAAGTTGCTGTCAACCCCGATATTTTTAAGATTGTCCTGAATTAAAACGGCGGTTAATTGAATTGATTTTGGAGTGATAATTTCAATTTTTAAAAGCGTTTCTTCTTTGTCTTTTCCCAATTTTTTAGCAAAAATTCCTTCCGTATTTTTTTTCCAGCCGTTTTTTTCTAAAATTTCTACTGCCTTTTCCGGATTATAACCATAACCGGAGATATCCGGGCTTGAACCGGGCATTCCCGGCGGAATCGGCCCAATGGCTATTTTACCTTCGCCGTTTAATATCTTGTTTAAGAGTTCGTCGCGATTGATGGCGTAGTTTACAGCCAATCTGACATTGCGATCTTTTAGTATCTTGTCATCGGTGTTTAAAAAAACCGCATAAACTCTTTGAGAGGGCAAGGAGAAAACCGACGCGCTGGATAACCCCCGTAATTGATTTTTATTCTGGGCGGTTTGCAAAAACAAGCCGTCAATCTCTTTTCTGTTATAAGCCGAAACCGCTTCCTCTTCAGATGAATAAAATTTAAATATAATATTTTCTATTAGGGGGGCGTAGCCGTGATATTTGCCGTTAGCCGAAAGATTAACCGAAATAATTCTACCCAAAGAATCCTTTTGCAGCTTGATAAAACGATAGGGGCCGGTTCCGATGGGCTTAAGATTGAAATCGGTTAATGGAAAATTTTGCGGCAATACTTTACTCCAAACATGTTCAGGCAAAATTCCGAGCAGGGCCAAATTTCCCGCAAACGCGCCATATGGGCTTTTTAAAGTTATGATAACCGTGTCTTTATCCGGAGCTTCAGCCTTTATGCCCTGCCAGCCGGCTCTTAGGGGGCTATTGTATTCCGGGTTTTGGACGGCATTGATTGTAAAAACAATGTCGGTGGCGCCGAATGGCTCTCCGTCATGCCAGAAGACACCCCCTTTTAATTTGATGATATACGTTTTACCATCTTTTGACACTTGATACCCCGAAGCAAGATCGGGTATTAGTTCTCCGCTTTCGTTATATTTAAGGAGCGAAGAAAAAATTAATCCGGAAAGATCCCTGTCGGCATCGTTGGTTGCCAAAACAGGATTAAGATTGTGCGGCGATTCGGAAAGGGCTTCAACATAGGTTCCCCCGGCAATAGGCGACTCTTTGGTTTGGCTGATATATAAATTATTAATCAGGAAAGACAGGGAAAAAAGGATTAAAACGGCAAAAAAAGAAAACCAGATTTTTTCTTTTTGGCCAAGATGCTTCCAAATTCTCGGAAGATTTTTTATTCTCAAGAATTTAAGCGTATTTAAATTTAGAGGATTTTTCAAAATAAATCAAAGTAAAAATGAAACAAAACTTAAAGCCACGAACAGTATCGCCAAAACGATTGTGGCCCAAAAAATAATTTTTTCAATGCCACGACGTGTGTGATAAAATGTTGATTCGCCGCCAAAAACCGAAGAAAGGCCCGAGCCGCGCGCCTGGAGAAGAATTGCTCCTATTAAAAGCGAGGAAATAATTATTTGAATTATTGGTAAAAATTCAGCCATATGTTTTTAATTTTCTTTTTGGGTTGCCGACGAAACGACAAAATTAAAAGCGCTTATGATTACTGCCGTCCAAAAGTAGGCGTTAAGTCCGGTAATGGAGAATTCCGGAGCGAAGCGAATGACCAGCCAAATCAGAAATATGTTGATTATCAGGGTAAACAGGCCCAATGTGATAAGTATAAAGGGGCTGAGAACTAATTTCAATATCGGCTTAATAAAAGCATTCACCAAGGCCAGCATTAAAGCGATTTTTATCAAACTTAAGAATTCGTATTGGAAAATAACTCCGGGAACCAGCCATTCCGACGCAAGAATCGCCAATGCGTTGGCTACAATATGGAGGATAAAACGAGTAATCATAATGATAACAATAATACAATATTTTGACAAGTTTATACAATGGGTATTAAATTTATTTAAAGATCTTTTTAAATTTTATTTGTAAGGAGGTGTTGCTATGTCTTGGAATAAAAAGAATAGCGATAATGAATTTCAGAAAGAAGGTAGCGATTCTTATATCAGTTGTAATCCACAAGAAAGAAAAATATATATACGCGGTGATATTAATTCCCATGCTTCTAATTACTTTGCTATTGGATTTGATAAAATGCGATCCCAAAAAACTCTCACCGTGATTGATATAAGTTCGCCGGGCGGCAATTCGATTCCTGGGTTAGATATTTATAATAAAATACGCACTTCCGTTTGTCCGGTTATTACTATGACTTTTGGAACAGTGTGCTCGGCAGCATTCTTGATATTTCTTGGTGGCGATAAACGCATTATCTCTAGAGAGGCCATGATTAGATTTCATTGGCCTATCGGAGAAAGAAATCATGAAGAAATTAATCTTGACTCAACCGAAACCGATCGAGATTATTATAAGAAGCTTTTTGAGCACTATTGTAATATTATTGCCAATCGCACAGGTTTAACGCTTAGGGATATTAGAAAATACATGCGTTATTCAAGAATGTTTGATGGCAAACAAGCGCTCAAAATGGGCATTGCTACAGCGATTTTTGAGGATAAATTTCCCAATAAAAATAAAAAAGGGCGTAAATAGCCCTTTTTAAATTTCTTGACAATATAAAAATTTTAGGCAATAATCTTAATAATAAATTATATTATGGTAAAAAATATTTCTATTAAACCCTTGGGTGATAGAGCGGTGGTTAAAAAATCCGGGCTTAAAAAAGGCGATGAAGTTGTTTTTGAAAAATACGCTGGCACCGAATTTAAAATCGGAGGCGTAGAGTATAAAATTTTAAAAGAGGAAGAAATTCTCGCGATTTTAGAATAAAAATATGGCGAAACAAATTATTTCAGGAAAAAAAGCCAGAGAAGCGGTCAAAAGAGGGGTTGACCAACTGGCCGATGCCGTAAAAATCACCCTGGGTCCTCGCGGCCGCAATGTCATTTTAGATAAAGGGTTCGGAGCGCCGACAATTACCAACGATGGCGTAACGATTGCCAAAGATATTGAACTTAAAGACAAATTTGAAAATATCGGTGCCGAACTGGTTAAGGAAGCGGCTTCAAAGACCAATGACGTTGCCGGCGATGGCACGACCACGGCCGTCGTTCTGGCGCAGGCGATGATTGCCGAAGGTATTAATTTGATAAATTCGGGTGCTAATCCGATGATTTTAAAACGCGGGATGGATAAAGCGGTCCTGAAGGTCTCCGAAATTTTAAAGAAAAATTCCAAACCGGTAACTAAAGAAAAAATAAAAGACGTGGCGGTGATTTCCGCCAATGACGAGGAAATGGGTTCGCTTATCGCCGAAGTGATTAACAAGGTGGGCAAAGAGGGAGTGGTGACGGTTGAAGAAGCGCAAACGCTCGGCGTTAATTATGAGTTGGTTGAGGGTTTGCAATTCGACAAGGGATATGTCAGCGCTTATATGATAACTGATTCCGAAAGAATGGAAGCGGTTTTGGAAAAGCCTTATATTTTAATTACTGATAAAAAAATATCCTCTCTTAGCGAGATAATGCCGCTCCTCGAAAAATTAGTGAAATCGGGCAATAAAAATCTTGTGATTATTGCCGATGAAGTTGATGGCGAAGCATTGGCAACGCTGGTGGTTAATAAACTCCGGGGAATTTTTAATGTTTTGGCGGTGAAAGCCCCGGGCTTCGGCGACAGGCGCAAAGAATTATTGGAGGATATTGCCGTTGTCACAAATGGCGAGGTTATTTCCGAAGATAAGGGCATGAAACTTGAAAATGTTGAGCTCAATGTTTTGGGAGAAGCTAAAAGAGTGGTTGCCAATAAAGATAACACCACGATTGTCGGCAGCGCCGGTAAGAAAATTGAAATTGAAAAAAGAATTAACCAAATTAAAGTTCAGCTTGAAAAAACCGATTCAGAATTTGACAGAGAAAAATTACAAGAAAGATTAGCCAAGCTTTCCGGCGGCGTGGCGGTTATTAAAGTCGGCGCGGCCACGGAAGTGGAAATGAAAGAAAAAAAATTTCGAATTGAAGACGCAGTTTCGGCTACTAAAGCCGCGATTGAAGAGGGGATTGTTTCCGGCGGCGGAGTGGCGCTTTTTGAAGCGGCAAAAGAAATTAAGGCCTCAAAGCTTGCCGGAACCGCCGAATTCGGCGATGAAGCCAAAGGCGTCAATTTAATTGTCAGCGAAATGCCAATAAAGACGGCAATGAAGTTATTGAAGAAATAAGCAAGAGAGAAAAAGGATTTGGCTATAATGCCGTTACCGGAGAATACGCCGATATGATTAAAGATGGCGTGATAGACCCTTTGAAAGTTACCAGGAGCGCTTTGCAGAATGCCGCCTCAATTGCTTCAATGCTTTTAACCAGTGAGTTTTTAGTCGCCGATCTTCCTGAAAAAAATAATCCGCCAGCTGGCGGACCGCCGATGGGCGATATGGGGATGTAAAAATCAAGATCTTTTATTTTAATAAAAAGGCGGAGGGCAAAAATGACCGGAATAAAAGAAAGGCGGGTTACTGCAGAGTACGAAGGGCGTCTTAATTATATTGTTGATGCATGTGCCAATGCCGAGTCCGGTCGATCGGGACATTTTGAGGGTTTTCAGCCGGGTCCGGGTAAAAAACTTTTTGATTATTTAGATTACGAAGCGATGGCAAAATACTCCGGCGCGGTTAAAGGACCTGCATTGACAATCGGGGAGATTAGCGAAGCCATTATAAATGCAATTAATGAAAAAGCGGCTGATCGCAAAAAACCCGGTATTCACCCGGGCAAGAAGCTTGTTACCACTAATCATATTCTTTTTCAGTTTTATTTAATAAAGCGCGCCTTGAGTGCCACGACGAAATAAGACCAAATAGGTCTTTTTCTTTTGAATTTGACTTAAAATTTTTTTTATTATATTCTCATTATCATGTTAATCATCCGTTTGCAAAAAGTAGGCAAAAAACACACCACGACTTTTAGAGTGGTGCTGACGCAAAAAACCGCCGCCGCGAAGCGGAAGTATTTAGAATTACTCGGCAATATTAATCGAAAAACAAAACAAGTTTCTTTAAATAAAGACAGAATTTTATATTGGATTTCCAAAGGCGCCCAGCCGTCGGAAACCATGCATAATTTACTTATTTCCCAAGGCGTAATTACCGGCGAAAAGATTCCGGTTCATAAGGTTTCTAAAAAAGCTCCAGAAGCGCAAGAGACTAAAGTACCTGCAGCATAAAAAATAAAAACAAAACAGTCGTCGTTTGACGGCGTTTTTGTTTTGTAATAGTATAAAAAATACTAAGTTTTTGTTCCTTTTCACAAGGAGGTCATAATGGCGGAAAAAGTACAGGTTGTCGTCGTTAAAATAAGTGTTGAAGATTTGAGGGCACTGCAAGCTCTTTCAATTATTGATGAACGGTCGGTAGGTGACCTTATCAGAGAAGCAATTAAAAAATATGTAGAGAGTAGACGTAACGCCCCAGGTTTAGACTCACAAATTGAAATCGCCAGAAAAATTCAAGAGGATCTTTGGAAAGCATTGCATACACCAAGGAGAGATTAATCATGGATTACATTCAGCCAGAGTATAGGGTCAGATGGATTTGGGGGAAATGTGAAACTTGTGGTAAAAGAACTTTTCAATTTGTGAGCCATAAAGTTAGAAAGTCAGTATTAAGTCTCATTGGTCTCATAAGAATCTTTAACGATTTGCCACAACCTCATGAAACTTGTATTTATTATACTCGTTGGATTGCACAGCACCACGTTTGTCATGATGAATTTTGTGTCAGAGAATGTTGTAGAAAAAAGCTACCTTGGACCAGTCTAATGACATTGCCGTGCTCTGGTCAGATAAGTTAGTCCAAAACGATCCGTTACCTCTCGTGTCCCAATCGGAATGGGCGAGGTGCTTGACGGATTTTTTTATTTTTGCTATATTATAGCAAATAGTAGATAGGTCGACCTACTAACAGCTTAACACTTTTATTCAAAGAAAATGGCTAATAAACCAGTTGATCAGGAGTTTCTTGAATACCTTGTTAAGTCAATTGTTGACCATCCGGATGATGTCAAAATTGACCGCAAGGTTGACGAGATGGGAGTCCTTTTAGACCTTAAAGTCCACCAAGAAGACATGGGGATGCTTATTGGTCGCCAGGGCTCGACCGCTAAAGCCATCAGGACTCTTCTTCGGATAATTGGCGCCCGCCACAACGCGCGCGTCAATTTGAAAATTGAAGAGCCGGAGGGCTCAACTCGTCCTCAAAGAGAAAGAACAAGAGACATGGATGAAGTTGTGGAAGATTTGAAACAACTTTAACCTCAAAAACTAAAACCCCCGCGATCGCGGGGGTTTTAGTTTTTGATAAAATCCCGCCAAAGCGGGATATCGGATTACATCAATGCGATTAAAGAAATCGCAAGGCCAATACCGAGAAGCCATAACATAATTTTTCTTAAACTATAGACCTTAAATTCTTTCGGAGGCTCCTCGCGGCTTAGCCAGGTTGCCATTTTTGGCCTTTCTTTTTGGAGAGTAGTAGAGGAACAAATTTTTTTTGACTTTAGCGCGTAATATTGTTAAAAGTCAAGTATAGAAAACGATCTTTAAAATATGAAAACGGGGGACTAATGATGGAAATAAAAACGACGATGGATGAAAAATCTTTTTCTGAAAAATTTTTAGATTGTTTCCTTGGATGTGTCGCTATTGGAGCTTTAACGGCATTTCTATTTTTACTATTCGGCAGTAAAGCTTATGGCGCCGAAAATATTGAAAACTTAAGCCAGTCCCAGATTAACGAACTAATGCTTCAAAAAATTTATAAGTTAGAAAAACACGTGAATGCTTTGGAAAACAACCGGATTCCAGCAGAAATTGAATTTTGCGGCGAACGAGTGCCCAAAGAAAGAGGATGGGTTCGCGGACGGCTTGAAAAAGAATTATTAATGTTAAGCCGCAAACAATTTATTCTCTACATTAAAAGAGCCAATTATAAATATTTTCCTTATATTGAAAATCGCCTTAAAGAATGGAAAATGCCGGATTGTTTGAAATATATTCCCGTTATAGAAAGCGCTTTAAATCCCAATGCTCTTTCTTCCGCCAAAGCCGGGGGTTTTTGGCAGTTTATTCCTGGAACAGCGAGGCGGTATGGTTTAAAACAAAATATTAATTGGGATGATAGATCTGATTTTGAAAAAGCCACCGATGCCGCTTTAAAATATCTTAAGGAAAATTATGACCGCTTTGGCAGTTGGGCTCTGGCAATGGCCGCATATAATTCCGGCGAAGACACGATTGAAAGCGCGATTAGAATCCAAAAAACGAAAGATTATTACAATCTTTTACTGCCAACCGAAACAATGCAATATAATTATCGCGCCATTGTTGCTTATCTAGTTATGTCCAATCCTGAAGCATATGGGATTTATTTAAACGAAGGCGATTTATACAAATGGCCGGAAACAGAAGAAGTAATTTTGGAGCTTTCAAAACCGAAACATGTTGCGGACATTGCCGCATATTTAAAAATTTCAGTTGTTGAATTTCTTTGGTTGAATCCCCAAGTTAAAATTTCTTCTGGAAAAAGACCCTTTAAGGAAAGGTTCAAAAATTTTATTATCCGCAAAGACACTCACACTTTTAAAATTCCCAAAACTCCGTAATCTTGCGGAGTTTTAAATTTGCCATTATTATCAAAGTTAAAGCCAAAAGCAACTTAAAAACTTAATAGGAGTAGGCAAAAATGTGGAGGAAATTGGCAAGATTTTCGGTTGTTTTGCTTTGTTTAGCGGCAATTTTTGGCACCGGTTATTTGGTCTTTTGGTACTATTTTAAGTATAAAATTGATGATCTGCCGGATGTTCTGGCGCTTAAAAATTACAATTTCAACCTTTCAACAGTGGTCCGCGATGATGAAAGAGAAATTATTAATAAATTTGCGGTTGAGGACAGAATATTTATACCGTTCAAATATATACCGGACACCGTGATAAAGGCGGTGACGGCAGCTGAAGACAAAAAGTTCTGGTCCAAACGATTGATTTTGGGAATTGATCAAACAGGAATTGCCAGAGCGGCGTGGAAAAATTTTTTGGCCGGAAAAATCGTTGAAGGCGGCTCAACAATAACACAGCAGGTAGGAAAGAATGTTTGGCTCTCAAACGACAAAACGGTTTCAAGAAAGTTTAAAGAAGCGCGTTTAGCTTATCGGATGGAAAAAGAGCTTCCAAAAGAATTGATTTTTGAGATTTATATAAATCTGGCTTATTTCGGCCACGGCAAATATGGCATTTACACGGCATCCGAGTTTTATTTTAGCAAAAAACCGGATGAATTAACTATTGATGAAGCGGCGATGCTGGCCGGACTAATCAAGTGGCCCTATCAGTTTTCACCCATTGAAAAACCAAAATCGGCTCGAAACAGGCGGAATACGATTCTTGAAAGAATATACAAAATTGGTTTTATAGGCGCCGAGGAACTAAAAACGTTAAAAGCCAAACCATTAGGATTAAATGTCAAAAATGCGGAAATAAAAGCTCCATATTTTCCAGTTATGAAAGAGCTGCATCGACTCGGTTATAAAAAAGTCGTAAATCAGGGTCTTGATGTGCGGCTGTCTTTAAACTCGCATATCCAGCAGATTACCGAAACGGCCTTCCAAAATGGCCTGGCGGCATATGATGAACGGCATGAGAATCGATTGGTTCTCTATAATTTATCTGATTACGAAATAACATCGCTTAATGATTTTATTTCGGACAGCTGGAACGGCGAATTGGGACTGGATAGCGTTGTAGATGGGCTTGTTATCAGCATTTCTTCCGATGCCGCATTGGTTAAAATCGGAAATAACGAACTTGCTAGCATTAACACGGAGTCATTTTCCAAAATTAGGAAAGATGAAACTGATTTATCCAAATTATTCAAAGCCGGTGATATAGTGAGTTTGAAAATCGTCGGCATTGATGCCGCTAATAATTTTACGGTTGAAATTCTTCAGCCGGAAGTCCAGGGAGCGGTTGTAGTTTTAGATATTAAAGGCGGCATTAAAGCGATGGTTGGCGGGCGCGATTTTAAATCCAGTGAATATAATCGGGCAATGCAGGCCGAGCGCCAGGCCGGTTCAGCTTTCAAGCCATTTGTTTACGGCGCTTTTTTTGAAAAGTATCCGGAAAAGGACTTACAAAGCATAGTTCTGGATTCACCGATTTGTTTCAAAACCGGAAATCCCGAAAAACCCTTGTGGTGTCCTAAAAACTATGAAGAAAAAGGTTTACCGAAGTTTATGGGTCCAATTCCGGTTCAAATTGCTTTCGCGCGGTCGCGAAATGTGGCAGCGGTGCGGACAGCTTACGGATTGGGTTCAAAAGAGTGGATTAATGGCAAAGAAGTATATGTACCCGGCATAAACAATGTTGTTGACTTAGCAAAAAATCTTGGGATAACAAGTGATTTACCGCGATATCTGCCAACCGCCATTGGCGCCGCTGATGTTAAAGTTATTGAACTGGCCAACGCTTATGCTGCTTTTTTCCGCGAGGGAATTTATATGCCATATTGGTTTTTAAAAAGCGTTGAGGATAAAAAATACGGCTTTAGAGATTTTGAACCAAAAGAATCAAAAGAAGTGCTTTCGGCCGAAGCGGCAAATAAGGTTTTGGAAGGAATGCGCTGGGTGGTTTTGGCCGGTACCGCCCGTTTGGCTTCTCGCGAATTACCATTTGCGGTCGCTTGTAAAACTGGAACTACTGATAATTTTACCGACGCTTGGACTATTTGTGGAACGCCACAATATGTTGTTGCCGTTTGGGTTGGTTTTGACAGGAAAGCGATTCCTTTGGTAAGCCGTGAAAGTTCAGCTAAAGAAACCGGCGGCAAAGTCGCCGCGCCGATAGTTGTTGAAATACTAAAAAAAATCTATGAGAATCGGCCTTATGATAATTTCCCGGAAGAAATTGAAAACCGGATTTTAGGCATTAAAAAACCGGTTCCGCAACCATTGGAAAATAATCCAGCTCTGCCAACCGAAAATCAAAAACCGGCCGAAAATCCGGAATCAGAAAAAACAATCACCCCCGAATAAGGGGTTTTGATTTTTTATTAAATTAAATTTAAGATAAGAATATAATGAAATTTGATATTATAACCATATTCCCAAAGATTTTTAACTCTTATTTTAACGAGAGCATTATTAAGCGTGCCAAAAAAACGGGAAAAATAAAAATAAATATTATAAATCTGCGCAAATTCGCAACAGACAAGCATAAAACTGTGGATGAAAAGCCATACGGCGGGGGGCCAGGGATGGTTTTTAAAATCGAACCACTTATAAAAGCATTGAATTCAATTTTACCCCACCTTAATCCCCCCCTTAATAGGGGGAGGAAAAAAGAGGGGTTTAAGAAAACTAAAATAATTTTATTTTCCGTTTCCGGAAAGCAATTTGATTCCAAAATGGCAAAAGATTGGGCAAAAAAATACAATCATATCATGATGATTTCTGGCCATTATGAGGGCGTTGACGAAAGAATTAAAAAAATCATTTCGGATTTCGGATTTCAGATTTCGGATTTATCAGTTGGTCCTTACGTTCTAACCGGCGGAGAACTGCCGGCAATGATTGTTGTTGACGCGGTTTCGCGCCATATCCCCGGTGTCTTGGGAAAAAAAGAATCGCTTGAAGAAGAACGGCTCGGCGTCGGCGTGCCGGTTTACACTCGCCCCAAAATTTTTAAATATAAAAACAAAACATATGCGGTGCCGAAAGTTTTACTTTCAGGAGATCATAAGAAAATAGAGAAATGGCGAAAAATTCACCAAAAATAAAATACAAATTTAACAATATATTTGTTAAGAAAGGTTTTTTATAATAATATTGTTTTGTATGCTTCGCATGGATTTTCGAGATAAATTAATTGAAGATGGTTTAACTTTTTCCGATATTTCTTTGCGTCCTCAAAAATCAAATTTAAAAAGCCGTCTTGATCCGGACACTTTTTGCCGTATTACAAAAAAAATCAAACTAGCCGTTCCGATTATCAGCGCCAATATGGATACGGTTACTGAAAGTGCGATGGCGATTGCTATGGCGCGCTACGGCGGCATCGGGATTATTCATAGGAATATGGGCATTGAAGCACAGGTCGGCGAAATTTTAAAAGTTAAGTCAGCCGAAGAAGCCCTGATACGAAATCCTTACACTCTGTCTCCTCTAAATTTTGTCTGGCAAGCTCGGGAGCTTTTAGCGGAGCGTCAAATTGACAGCGTCCTGATTATTGATAAAGGTAAAAAGCTTGTCGGCCTTATTACCAAGTACGAACTTGCCCGAGCCGAAGGCACAGAACCTATTAAAAAATATATGCTTCCGAGAAAAAATTTGATTGTTGCGGAAATTAAAGGAAGAATTCTTACCGAAAAAGATGCCCGCATTTTAGCGGAAAAAATTTTTGAAAAGCAGCGTCTTTTGGGAAAACTGCCCTTTGTTGATAAAAAAGGAAAATTAGTGGCGCTTTTAATTAAAAAAGATCTTTTTAAAGCGGCGCTATACCCAACGGCTACCAAAGATGAATTTGGCCGGTTAAGAGTTGGCGCCGCAATTGGAATCGGAGAAGATGCCATTATAAGAGCCACGGCTCTTGTTGAAGCCGGAACTGACCTTTTGGTATTAGACGTTGCTCATGGCCACGCAGTAAGGCCACTGGAAATAGCGCGATTAATTAAAAAGCGTTTGCCTAAATGTGAATTAATTATCGGTAATGTTGCGGCTCGCGAAGCAATTCGCGACTTAGCTCGGCTTGGTGTTTCGGCCATAAAAGTCGGCATCGGGCCGGGTGCCACCTGCTCCACCCGCATTGTGGCTGGCGCCGGCGTGCCGCAGGTCTCAGCAATTCTGGAGTGCGTCCGCGAAGCGCAAAAGCGTGGAATTCCGATTATCGCCGATGGCGGCATCCGCTATCCCCGAGACGTTGCCATTGCTATTGCCTGCGGCGCTTCCGCCGTAATGGTTGGCACTCTTTTTGCCGGAACCGACGAAAGCCCGGGCGATATTATTGACGATAATGGTAGGTTGGTTAAAGTTGTGCGCGGGATGTCTTCTTTAAATGTTAACCTCGGCATTAAAGGGGATAATTTTATTAAAGCCGGAATAAAAGATATGATTCAACCGGAAGGCGTTACCGGACATGTTCCTTATCGCGGTCCTCTTATCCGAGTTTTGGGGGCTTTGGTTGCCGGCTTGCGTTCCGGCATGACCTATGCCGGCGCTGCGACCATAGAAGAACTTCAAAAACCTTTCCCTCGCAAATTCACCAGGATGAGCCGCGCGGCTTGGGAAGAATCCAAACCGCACGATGTTGAAATAATTTAAACAGAAACAAATATACCCCAGCTATTCGAAGCTGGGGTATATATTTTATCAAAAAACAAACTAAGTTTCAGATGTGATATGAAGTTTCTTTTCTATTCCCATTGAAATAGCAACACCGGTAACGCTCCCGACAGCTCCACCGGCGGCATAAGGGACGTAAAGCTCGGGAGTCCAATTTTTCACGTGGAGTTGTCGAAAAGTCAGGAACCACACTCCGTTGCTGAAAATCGAGGCGATTACGTGATAAATCATACTATCCCTATTTCGGGATCGGCTGACCATGGAAAATGCTATTTGCTGAGCTGCGGAAAACGCGGTAAGTATAAGGAGAAAAGAGTGATTTTTTTGGAATGCCGCGAATGCGGTAGCCACCAAAGTGAGAGTAATAACTGTTTTTTTGGGAATAAGGGTCAAAATCTCCTTATAAGAAAATGACTCTCCGTCTTTTTCAAGATGTTTATCGGCCGTTGCGCCGATTTGCCTTTCAATCACCGAGGAAGTCTTTTGTCCCGTGAGACCGCCGAGAACCGAACCGAAACAATAAGAGGTAAAAAGCACAAATGTCATTCCGGTAAGGGCGAGGTCGCGGTAAAGCAGATACCAAACTATACTATTTACTATTGAGGCTATAATGTGATATATGGTGTTATTTGTGTTTCTCGAACGTCTCAGGATAGAAAAGGCGATACTGTTTACAAACACTAGGCTGGCAATCTTGAGGGATGCGGCAAAGTTTTCCGCGTAAATCGCAACTATAATTCCAAAAATTGCCAGAAAAACAAGAAGAACTTTTTGAACTAGAGCTGATTTCGCCGATGCCTTCTTTTTATCGACGTTTGTCGTGATACCGAAAACTTTTTCGACTTTCATAGAAGCGACCGCGCCGGTAAAACTGCCCCAGACGGTTGCGACGGTGTAGGGTACAAAAAGTATAATTGTCATATCGTCCTTTATGAGTAGATTTAGCGTTGAATACCACAAAACATTACTCAAGAGTACCGTGAAGGCATGATATGGGGCGTTATCCCTTACCGCCGAGCGGCTGACCATGGAGTAGCTCACATTATTCAGATAAGCGACCGCCATCAAAATAATCACGGCAATTTTATCGTCGGCAATAAATATCCAGATAAGACCGATGAGCGCCAAAACCAAAAGTATTTTCCAAGGTTGGCTGTGTTTTTTTTCCACCTAGATACCTCTCGTTTTTAAAGAACCTAAAATTCCATTAGAAGTAGTAAATCACTAAAGCACTGGATTTGGGAGGAATTCCTCCCAATTAAAGTCGTAAGGGTTTTCGAAATATTTTTTGATCTGATCATAAAGGAGCGCTCGTACAAGTACCGGTCCGCTATCGGGTCCGTCAACGGGAAGACCGATAAAGGATACTCCGGTGTTGTTTGGCGGGAATCCTCTCTCGCCGAATGAGTCGGTATGGGTTCCTGGAGGGGCCATATGATAAAGCGTGTGAGAAGTTCTCACAAACCCGCAGAAGTGTTTGTCTCCACAGGTCTTAAGCGTCACGCGTCCTTCAAAAATGCGGGAGTAATTTCCCCGTTTTTCGTCGTTTCTTACCGCTCCAAGAAGAGTGTCGCCCCAGCTGGTCAGGCGAGTGGGCGCATCCCGGAATTCAAGCCCCCATTCGTATTTGCCGGGGGCGTGAATAGTTCCCCAGCCGATAAATTGATTACTGTAAAGAGGCGCTTTCACGAAGGTCTCAAGCAATTGCTTCTGATTGGCCCAGTTTGGCCGTGAAAGCAAAAGAGACCGCAATATCTTAGCGTAAACCCTTCCTTCTGTAAGCTCGTTATTTACCGTGTTTCCGAAATGATTACCCGTTCCGTAATTAATGAATCCAATATCTCTGCCGTCGTATTTGCACGGCGTTTCCGCAAAATTACTGACGCCTCGGATTATCAGTCCCGATTGGCGTGAGCGCGTGAGAAGAGCGTCAAAAAAGTCAATGTTCGGTTCAAGATGCCGCTCCAAAAGCTGTTCCATCTGATCCTGTACCCACGCTTCGCCCCTAACTTGCAATTGGTGAAGGACGAAAACGCAGGTTTCTTTGAAAATTTTCACAAAATCGGCAGCCTGGGCGGTTCTTGCCAGATCAAGCCGTTTGCGCAATTCATCCTCGATTAGCGCGTAAGGCATTTTGTGAGGATGTGTCTGTTGCTGAATTTGGAAATGATTTCCCTGGGTCGGGTCATCGTTCATCACGAAACAATGGACGGGAATTTTTCCGTTCTCAAAAAGTTTCGCATGGCGCATCATTTCAATTACGGCTTCATCCATCCCTAAGAATCTAAGAGCGCTGCCGCTCTTGCCGTTATCGATAACGAATTCCTTGCTATGCCATCCCCAGTGAGGATCGCTGCTTTCCATAATCCAAATATTTTTCGTCATTTGCGTTTCCTGATTTACCGGCTTGACCGGCTTTTTACC